>Ga0075610_113_pt1 | contig 12652 bp, 9 predicted proteins | sample RifGroF2_FD_68364 | JGI IMG/M metagenome (GOLD analysis project Ga0075610, IMG submission 68364) | reverse complement strand
AGGACCTTGACCGTTTTGAGATAGGGGTGTCTCAAAATCAGATAATTGCATGCTTAGATTATATATTGAGTACATTTTTTGTCTAGATGGTTATGGGTTAGAGTTTGGAAAAAATAAGGAGTAACTTTGCATTGGATTTTTATTCCGCAGCATTGTTACTCCTTTTAAAGCTACCTCTCGTCTACCGACACTTTAATCTCGGCACCGCAGCCGCATTGTTCCGCGTGAAGCTGAATGAAACGTTTTTTTGTTTCTTCAACGTCAGACTCTGAAACACCCGATTCAAATTCGTACCAATCTGGGTTGTTTGGGCAGCCGGTGGAAAGACAGAAAAACTTGGCCGACAAATCTTCCTCGTCAGGACACCTGCAGTAATTCTTGTCGAATCCGCAATTGGGGCAGGTTTCTCCGTAAAGGTCGGGTTCCTCTTCGTAATAGCTTTCCTCATCGAAAAGAAAAGAAGAACCAAGACCTTCGCTGCTTGCGCCAAGTTCGGCTGCCTGAAGGTCACTTTGCAACAGCCGTTGTTCTTCGGGGGACATCCTTTTATGGTTAATGACCGAAGCGGTCATAAAATCACCCTGTTCCGGCGCCCGGCCTTCACTTGCTGCGATGTCTACCGCGTCATCAATAATTTGTTGATGAACATCTTTGTTGCACACATCAAACCTCCTAATCATTTGTGGTGGTCGTGGATTACAATGGCGGTATTATAACAAAACTTCTGAATTTAGTCAAACACTATAGGGTGAGATGAGGAGCTTAATTAGGTAACATCTCTGCAACAACCACAAGACGCTTGAAGGTCGTCCCTGCCGGCCAGCACGTCATTAAGGTAACTTTAGCGGTTTCAGACTCCGATTCCATATAGGAAATCTCGTCTGCGGACACAATTTTCGTTTCTGTTACGGTATATTCGAACTTGCGGCGGTTAAAAATAAGGTAGATCTTGTCGCCCTTTTCCATTTTATTGAGAAGGTAAAAGACGGCATTATATCTGTTCGCGTTCAAAAAATTGTCAGAAGAGTGGGCAAATAAAAATACATTTCCGATCTGTCCCGGCAACGCTGTACCTCTTGCATGCGCAACACCTTCGGTTAAAGCTTTCTGATACTCCCTGCTATCCAAAGGATTCACATCTTTGATTATTTTGGCATTAGCACCGATTTTTGGGATGACAATACTTAAGTAAGGGTCGGCCGCCACTATATATTCTTTACCACCATTTTGTGTGTCGGAGGGGGTCAATTTTACCTCGGCATCAGCCTTGGGAGGGCTAAGACGATACTTTAACTCATTGGATATACTTGGATAGAAGATAGCCAACAATGCTAGCAGAGACAGCCCTACAAAGCCGATGCCCAGCCTGTAAAGGACTGGGCGCGGTTGGGCTTGGGTTAACCTCTTAATTAATTTATTCGTTCCTTTTTCTAAGTCCATTTATCGTTAATCCGCCAAGGAGTATTACCAGCACTACCCATGTCCATGGACTTGAAAGTAGTTTTCCGAAGAAGCTTTTTTTCTGTCCTCCCTGTTCCTGAGCTTGTTCTCCTAAGACGCTTCCTTCTTCACCTCCGCCGATTTCTTCTTCTGTGGGTACTACTTCGGCGTTTTCGTTACCTTCTCCGGGTCCGATTGAGGATCCACCGGTTGAGGCTATTGAAGCTTCGTAAATCACCTCTTCTTTGTTTATTGTTACGGTATTAACATCTACCAATTCTTCAGCTTCCACATCGGAACCGTTGCCTGAGGAGTCGAATGCCCGTATGGCAAAATACTGTCTGTGAGCACATTTTTCTCCACCGACCTCTTCAGTAAATGTTTTCTTTTCGTCCGGTCCCATGTCGAAGGTTCTTATTCTGCTTCCCGGACCTGCGGTGAATTCTTTTTCATCAGACATGTAGACTTCGACGTAATCGGTCTGGCTATCGTTTGCTGTTTTGAGTGTTATTTCGTATTTGCAGTCGGATTTTCTGTCGACTTCTATGTATTTTGGTTTGTCGGGACCGTCGTTGTCGTAGGTGGTTGTAACTTCGTTTGAATATACAGTTTCATCAACAGAATCTTCCCATTCTGCAATTACCTTAACCCTAAATTTATAGCTACCGGTACCGTTAAGAACGCCGCTTGTAACATCGCACACCCCTGTATTTCCGCCCATTGAGAGTTCCGTCGAATCGTACTCAACCCAACCTGGATCATTTGGCCCGTCTTTTTCACAATAAGCCGTGAGGTCTCCGTCTCCAAGCAAATCCATGGCCACGAATGTGATCTTGAAAGGCTCGTTAAACGATGTTTCGGGATCTTCGATAAGGACGGTTAAATTTGGGGTCTCGGCATATACTTTTCCTGCTCCTAAAACAAATGTGAAGAACATTGCGACCACTATCGGCATAAATCGCTTTTTCCTAGATATGGCTGTCATTAATATTCCTAAGATCATAATTAAGAGAGCAGAAATTAATATTACTGTGTCAGAACCGGTAGCGGGAAGTCTTATTGTCGAAGTACCGAGTACCTCTTCAGTGATTTCCTCTTCATCTACCTCAGCTTCGGCTTCCGGGTCAGGATTCGGAGTCACAACCTCCACGGCTGTACCAACGAATGCCGTATTTACCACACCGGGTTCAACAGCCTGCCCCAACACGTTACCTTCCCAAAAGTCGGTGCCTTTTACCCACGCAAGATCTTTATATGTACCTGCGTCCACATCGCTTTGGATATCCGCTATATATGTGAGAGTGTAGGTATCGCCTTCCTTCATATCCCCTAAAAACCACTTACCTGGAGAGGCATATGTAGGTTCGAGCGTTGCAACAGGACCGTCGAAATCTGAAACAACTTCCCAAGAGCCCGATCTATACTTGAAGCCGTCCGAGAGCAAATCAGTCACTATCACATCATCTACATTGGAACCCAGCACGTTCACTACTATTATGAACCCGACAGAATCCCCGGGGCTTTGAGGAGAATTACTATTGTTGGTCTTAGATATTGTCAGTTCCGGTAATACTGGTTGATTATAGAAGTCGTAAGATTCTCGGAGAGAATTTATATCTATGTTATCGTATTCACCGCTTGCAGGGGATATCACGTTAAAGTAACTCCTCTGCTCTTCTGAAATTTTGTAGGTTCCGGGACCTAGCCCGGTAAACTCGTATCTCCCATTTTCGTCAGTACTAGTTGTTTCTACAATTAAGCAAGATTCGTCTATATAAGCTTCCAATAGTTCATCTTCGCTAACTAAAGGGTCGTACCTGCATAATGTTATTTCCCATCCTTCTATAGGGTCGTCCCCTTCGTCGCGGCTCCCATTCCCATCCAGATCCGAGAATTTGTATCCTGTAATTGTTTTGTTATCGAAGTTCCCGAATTGAATACCTTCCAGATTTTGACCCAGGGAAAGCTCTATTTCATGACAGTAACTTTGCAAAGTCTGAGAAAGAAACCCTGTGTCAGCATTTGGTTCTGTCTGTGTCCACAAAGAATTTTGCACTTCACAAACATAATACTCTCCGACTGAGAGCCCTATAAATTTGAATTGTCCTTTTTCTACAGGACCTGCAGGAGTTGAACCATTCCCGGTAACCATTGATTTGAGTAAAGTCCATTCGTCATCATAAAGATTAATGGTCCAACCATCTAGTCTGTTATCATCATTTACTTCGTTTTCATCGAAATTTCCGTTTCCGTTGATATCGTTGTATTTTCCACCGTTGATCGTCGTTTGTAATGGTACAGGTCTTTGTTTCACCTAAAGCTACGGTGACACCTGCATTAACATCGCAGTCTCCACCCCAGGTTCCTTGTGTATATCCAGGAAGATTGGTTTCACCGGCAGTGTGTGCACCCGGATTAACTGCATAGGCAACTCCGTCCAATACGAATCAAAGTCGTCAGCTACTGCTGAACCACCGTTGTTGTTTGTTACCGTTTTATCAACGATGATGTAGGCTTGTTGATCGTCGTTTGTAATGGTACAGGTTGCAGTACCACCGGCGGGAACGTTTACATCAACACAGTTATTGTAAGTTGTGGTGTAGCCAGTAACTGAAGGTTCAGTGATGGTATATGCCCCAGCACTAACTGAAAGATCATTTTGACCATCTGCTTCGAAACTGGCCGAGGCACCGCCATTAACTAAGAAGCTGAAATCCGCGGCAACCTTTACTCCTCCACTGTCATTGATAACCACCTTCTTAACAATCAAATTACCAACCGTCTGTGAATTAGTAATGGTACAAACAACATCAGCATTGTTTGCTACGCTAACTGTTAAGGGACCGGAGGTAGTTGATGAGGCAACAATTGATCCCGCCCCGTTGTTATTTTTGCAAACAATCTCCGAAGTATAGTTAGCGAGGTTCGTTCCCGAGCCAGCAATTTCTCCAACAGTATGATTCTCTGCATCAACGATCTTTTCCCCCGTAGTACCTGCATTACCGACATTAGTAGCATAGGTTGTCCCATCAATCTGTAAATTAAAAAGTCCGCTATCGGTTGACGGAACTAAAATTTTCCTCACCTCTAACAATCCTGTTTGGTTTGCAGTAGAAGCTACGATACAATCTGAAGGATCTGAACCCGGTTCCTGAGAAGGAAATGAGCACACGTCTAGAAGTTTTGAGGACGTGCCACCAACTTCAGATAACTGAACACCACAATGGGCAACGGTATCGTTTGGGTATGAATCACCGGCCACAAACGGATCTGATGATTCCACACTAGCTGTACAAGACGAGCTAATTGGCGATATTGAAGTCGCTCCCGCACACCTATCTGATCTTGTATCATTACAGGAATAAAGCGCTTTTGCCTGATACTCGGCTGGGCTGTTATACACTGTGACACAAAGAGCAAAATTTGCTAATCCGTCAGCATCTGTGTCGAATAAACTACAAGCATCGCCCGTATTACCACCCGGCCACGCAGTGTCGTCCCAATCCCATAAAATATTCAAAGGATTTGTGGAGGCCGTATCTAGGCACATTTTTGTCAAATCTTTTTGCCCCGGTTCATCGTTAACACCCTGCTCATCATTTTGACAAGCCCAATTTTCGTTCGGGGGTGCTAAGTAGTAGATAGTGAAGTGGTCTATGTCGCTAACCTCAACAACGTCGTCACCCTGCACTAATTTATCTTTTTCGATCTTCTTGACGTCATCGTTTCCAACCTCTTCTACAGCCTCTTCGACACTCTTCTCTATATAAAAAATTTCTGCCTCAACCCCCTCCGGCTTCGGCAAAGTCAAATCATATTCAAACTCCCCATTAACCATATCGGTCGTAATATCGTAAGCGAACTCGGCGTCAGTTTTAAATTCTTCAGGCAAATTCAAATCGGAAACTCTAACTTCCTGAATTCTCAAAACCGATCTGTCGTCTACATTTTTAGGTAAACAAGAAAAGGTAACGGATACTCCTTCTTCCTCGGGGAAAATATATTTAACCCCCAGCTTCACCGGTTCTTTAGTTTCTGCGTAGCCTTTTTCAGAATCAACAGTCCAACCCGCGGTAGTGCTGTCTGTTATTTCAACACCGTCCGCTAAACATTCTTTTTCTGTAACAGTTCCTTCAATCTGTTCTATAACCGGATCTATAACGTCGGTTATGTCTGTAATGATTTCGGCGGCCGGTGCAGAGTCAACAACTACCGATTCCTCCACAACTTCCGGTCTGTAGTCACTCACCCCATCAGGTAAGATGTCTCCTTGTTGAGTTTCGTCGGCGGGAAGTTCTGCCGGGACCGTCTCTTGGCTCGGCGAGTCACTCGGAGTTTCAGTTGTAGCTTGGTCTTCTGTTGAGGTTCCTAACACTTCTTCTGTTACCGGAGGTTCTTCGGCCGGAGTTTCCTCCACCGCTATCTCTTCGAGAGCGGTTGAACTTTCGCTCGGTGCCGATTCTTCACTTGCACTTTCATCAGCAGGTGCCGGTTCTTCACTCGGCTCCTCATTCGCCACACTCTCCTCTACGGTCGCACCTACCTCTTGTGCGTACGCAGTGTACTGAAGAGCGACCAGAAATGGGCTGGAAGTGTTTACAACAAGCGACAGAATGCCTATGTACGAATAAATCGTCCTCAGAGTAGCCTGTTTGATTTTTAGTTTCATAAATTTTTACGGCGCATCGGTGGTGAACTTAATAGTGCACACACCAATAAAAAAACCGACCTCAACATAGAGACCGGTTTCGCTACTTGCTCCGCACGTTACAAGCGACCAATTTACGCAACGTGTTTCCTTGCATTCTCGAACTAAATAAATTTAAGTTTTCAAACCCCGTTATATTTTATCTATATAACCTTAAAACAAAATGAAAGCAACAAAAAAAGCACACCTGGGGTGTGCGTTCAGTAACCTAATATTTTGCTGTAATTTTCTTTGTTTTTGAAGGCCATTTTTGCCTTAACGGGCAGACAACAAACCCTTTCGAGTTATTTCTAATAACCTTTTACTTTAAAACAATCTATCTGTCAAACAAAAATATAGCTATTTATTATAGGACAGTTCGAAATCGATTCCGGTTTCCGTACGATGCGGCGTTTATATTGCAACTGCGCTATTTATTAACGTTGACCCGTCCGCCTATAAAATAGGCTGTGTAAACCTCTTTGTCGCCTATGTAGATTCTTTCCGTCTGAGTAAATTCCTCGATATCTCCTGTGCAAGAATTTGTGTATACCAAATTGTCCTCGGAAAAACACTCCGGACCTCTGTGAACACAAGTTCCTGTCGGTCCCACCTTTAAAGCTTTTCTCAGAAAATCGTAAACATCGGAAAAATTAATCCCATCAGCGACCTTTCCCCAGTAAACGCAACGGAAAACATCTTTATCTCCGTACCAAAGTGTTTCGTTTCCGGAGTACGGCTCCCCACCGTAAAACTCGTCTTCATACTTCCACTCTCCGTCCTGTCTTGTTAAAACCTTGCCGTTCTTTTTATTATCTTCGTACTTAACATTAGCGTCGGCATACCCCATCTCGTTAAATTTTCGTAAAATATCTTGAATTTCTTCTGAAGTTCTGAGCTTCATAACTTAATAAGAAGGAAACATCTTCCCCGAGTTGTTTTCCTTCATGTACCTTTCCGGGTCGAAATTTATACCAAAAACCTTAGCCAAAATGAATCTGGCTATGTATGCATTTCCAAGTTGATTTGGATGTATATAGTCCGTCTGTCCCGGTTTTATGCCTACAGCTTCATTGCCTCCGGATTCGAAAGTAAAAAATCTGCTTAAATCCAAGTCTCTGAATTCTTCAAACAAATTGATATATAAAACATTGCCTGTTGGAAAAATATCTTTAGCCGCGTCGATGTATTTCATAAAAGAGACATTGTGAGGTGTGTTATCGGCGGGAATGTCAGTACAATAAACCACGTCCCCGACCATAGACGAGACTCTATCCAAAACTTTTTTCAAATTTTCAACATGTTCCTCAACGGAAATACCAAGATCCATATCGTTTACCGTCCCCATCACAATAACCATATCAGGTTCGTACGCCAACACACCAGAATCCAGTAAATTAAGCCAGTCTTTCGTTGTGGAACCGTCAAAACCTGAATTTATACACCTTATTCCCCATGAAGAAAGTTTCCAGTCCTCCAGCTTAGCTGACATCTCTTCCTTTAATACATACTCAACAATTTCCCGCCAATTAGGATGAACCCATTCAGCCGATGTTATAGAGTCACCGAGGAATACAACTCTATATGAATCGTTTTCTTTGAGTGCGTTAGTCATTTTTTCTAAGTACATTCTTTAAATTCTCCCTAGCTTCCGCGCCAATTCCTCGGCTTCCGTGACCATCGAATCCAACTCTTCCAAACCCTTCATCCAAAACCCTTTGTCGGCAATGTTTATTCCCAGCTCCTCAAAAGATTCGCGGGGCGACACCGAGGTTCCCATGCTCAAAAACTTTTTGACCTTTTGAACAAAACTCAAATCGTCCCCCACCATATTTTTTAAGGATTTTGAAATCATCACTCCCGAAGCGTAAGAGTAAACGTAAAAGTAACTGCGGATGTGGCTCCAGTAAACCCACCAGTTCTCGGCACCCGGCGACATCTCAACGGCTTCTCCCATATAAGCCCCCATATGCTTAATAAAAAGTTCGCCGATTCTTTTCAAAGGTAAAAATCCTTCACTCCTATATATAGTGTGCAAATCCTTTTCAAAGTTGTAGCAGGCCACCTGTCTCTGAATCGAAGAAACGTCACCGTTTAGTCTTTCCATCAAAATCTCGAGGCGCCTTGCATCGTCGACTCCGTTCTCAATTTCGTCCAAAACGAAGTCTTCCATAAACGTGCTCGCTACCTCGGCAGTACAAGTATACGTTCCGCAGTTCAAAGCATTTTGTTCTTTTTTCATCAATTCAAAGTTGATTGCGTGCCCCATCTCATGAGCCAAAGTTGTAACGTCGTTCAGTCTTCCCGTGTGGTTAAGCATCACAAACACCGGAAGTTCTTTTTCCATGTGCACACAGAAAGCTCCCGAATCTTTTCCTTTTTTAGGAAAGACGTCAATCTTTCCCTCTATCAAAAAATCGGTAAGGATACTGCCGAACTCCGCATCGAGCCCGTTAAACACTTTGGAAACTAACTCTGCTGTCGAGTCAAAATCATATTTTCCGTTTGTAGAACCGTAATCAACATTTCTCTCGTGGTACTGGAGTTTTTCCACGCCAAGCAGCCGGGCTTTTAATTTGTAAAATCTTTGCGAAATATCGAACCTCGAGGTTACCGCTTCTATCAAGCTGTCCACTACCTCTGTTTCTATGTCGTCGGCAAAATGCCTGGAAGCGTCAGGACGGGTAAATCCCCTCAATTCGTCCGATACCTTTTTGTTATGCAAAACGGAATTAAGCTCATACTCGGCGGCAGGGGCGTGTTTAGAAAAAATATCGTTCAAAGCCAACGCGGCTGAATCCCTGACCTTTTTATTTATACTATTTATACCCTCAAGAATCTGAGAAAAATTAGCTTCTTTTTCTTCACCACTCTCATGCAAGACTTTTCTTTCTTCTCTGGATAGAAAATCCGAAATCATGTCGACCCAGTTACCCTGAGCGGTTTTAGAAGTGAGGTTCAGAATTTTTTCCTCGGGTTCGGTTAGCAGATACTTAGCAGAATCGAATAATCTTTGTAATAGGTGTTTATATTTGAAAAGTCCGGGAAAGTTCAAAAAAGTCTCCTGTTTATCGACCGGTATCCTTGATATTCCCTGTGTAAAGAATTCAAGTTCGTTTTCAATTAAAGTTCCGAGATCGTCGATTTTGCTTAATTCGGCTTTTATCTCGGTGTTTTGCTGATCCAGCTGGTACTTTAACCAGTAGTAGTAACCGGGCTTACCTGAAACACCTATAGTAGCCGCAATACTTTCATATTCGTCCAACGCTTGTTCCAGTGTTCCGGGATCTTCCAAATATTCGGTTTTTGCCTTCCATTTAGCTGAAAAGTCCAAGTTGCACCTTTTTATCTCCTCCAGCTCCAAGGATAGAGCTTTTTTATCGTGGTTACGGTATAAAAGACCGAAATCCCACTCTTTTTTCATCTCTAAACCCGGCATCATATTATTGCATTATAGCACCTGTCAAACACGCACAATTTGTTGAACTAACAACGTAACCTAGAGTTCAACTCATTTGACACCCCCCTGTATTTGTGTTAAATATATACCGTTCAAAGAACTTCTCCCCCTCAAGTACATGATGGGGAACTTTTTTTTGAGGTCTTCCTGAAAAAGGAAATAGAAGCATATGGATAAAAAAGACGTGATTTATGTTACAAAAGAAGGTTTAGAAAAACTAAAGGCTGAATTGGCTGAGTTGAGTGGTGCCAAAAGAACGGAAGTCGCCAGAAGAATAAAGGAAGCCCGGGAAATGGGTGATATTTCCGAAAACTCTGAGTACGACGCAGCCAAGCAGGAACAGTCCTATATAGAAGGAAGAATTTCCGAACTTGAAGAGTTTATTAAAAACGCTCAGATTTCAAAGGACAACGGTAAAAAAGACATAATAGGCGTCGGTGCAAAAGTAAAGATCCAAGTAGACAGCGAAGAAATTGAATACCACATCGTAGGAGCTCCCGAGGCAAATCCTCTCGAAAAGAAAATATCTCATGAATCACCTTTAGGTTCCGCGCTGGTCGGAAAAAGGAATGGAGATAAAATAGAGGTTGATGCTCCTATGGGAAAGCTCATCTACACCATTCTTAAGATTGATTATTAAAGCCGTTTCTGATTGAATAAGTTAATGGCAACCTTATCAGAGCTTAGACAAGTACGAATAGAAAAGTTGGAAAAACTTAAAAGTCTCGGTGTAGATCCTTATCCCCCAACATCTTACAAATCACACTCAAATAATGTTTTCCACGAATCCTTCGAAAAACTTGAAGGTACTGAGGTAGTTGCATCCGGAAGAATTGTCTCGATTAGAAAACATGGGAAACTTGCCTTCATTGACCTTAAGGATGCCACCGGAAAAATACAACTATATATAAAGGAGGACGCCCTTCTTGAGCCGAATCACCAAAAGAGCGGTGTCGGATTCGAGGAGCTTAATCTTCTCGATTCGGGCGATTTTGCCGAAGGTAAAGGCATTTTGACCAAGACTCAAAGAGGTGAAATCTCCGTAGAAGTTTCTTCGATAAGAATACTCACAAAATCACTCAGACCCCTTCCTGACATGTGGGACGGGTTAAAGGACAAAGAGACCAGACTTCGAAGACGTTACATAGATACAAATTTAAACCCGGACGTTTACCAAAGATTTATAAGAAGATCGAAATTCTGGGAAGCCCACCGTGATTTTTTCAGAAAGGAAAAGTTTATGGAAATGAACATACCTGTCTTGGAAATGACGCCGGGCGGTGCCGACGCCAACCCTTTCGTTACACACATGGACGTTCTGGACCAGGATTTTTATTTAAGAATTTCCCAGGAACTCTATTTAAAACGCTTAATAGGCGGCGGTTATGAAAAAGTTTACGAGATAGGTCCACGCTTCAGAAACGAAGGAATTTCCGACGAACATTTACCTGAACATATCGCCATGGAGTTTTACTGGGCATACGCCGACTGGAACGACGGAATGAAATTTATTAAAAATCTTTTCCGTTATGTTGCGGAAGAAGTCTACGGAACCCAGAAGTTTGAAATCAAAGGATTCAACGTTGATTTTGAAAAAGAGTGGGAAATAATCGATTATTCAGAAATCTTTAAAGAAAAGTTCAATCTCGATATATTTAACTCGGGTTTCAACGACGTCAAAAAAATCCTTGAAAAAAAGCACATAAAAATAGACAAAAACATGAACTTCGGACGCGGTGTGGACAGCCTCTGGAAAACCATCAGAAAAGACATCCGGGGACCCGCTTTTGTTGTAAATGAGCCAAAATTCCTGTCTCCTCTGGCCAAAGCCAACCCGTCTAACCCCAAATATGCGATGAGATTTCACCCGATTGTTGCCGGCGGCGAACTTGGAAACGGATTTTCCGAACTAAATGACCCCGTCGATCAATATGAAAGATTTAAAGAACAACAGTCACTTAGAGACAGCGGAGACGCCGAAGCTCAATTTTTAGACATTGATTTTGTTGAGATGCTTGAATACGGAATGCCCCCGACACTAGGCTACGGACATTCGGAAAGAGTGTTCTGGTTTTTAGAAAATGTTTCCGCAAGAGAAGGAGTACCCTTTCCCCAACTAAGACACGAGATTGATTCGGTTACAAAAGGTATCTACGGGCTCGAGTAAATCGTATGGCCAAGAAACTACTAACTAAAGATTCGGCGTTGGAACTTCTCCGCGAAAAAATGAAAAATGAGAACTTGAGAAGGCACTGCTATGCGGTCGGAAAGGTTTTGGCACAATTTCACGATTATTTCTCCTTCCCCACCGGGCTAACCAAAAACCAATGGGAAATTGCAGGTATACTTCACGACGCAGACTGGGAAGTTACAAAAGACAACCCGGCCAGGCATACCATAGAACTTTTAGAATGGCTCGAAGAATACGAAGTTGAACCCGAGCTTATAGAAGTTTTCCGTTCACACAACTCAAAGACCACTAAATTGCGCGAGCCTGAAACCAAACTGGAGTGGACTTTAGAGTGCTGCGATGAGCTTACAGGCTTTATTGTCGCAGTCGCACTTGTAATGCCCGAAAGAAAATTAGAACAGGTTAGTGTTGAATCAATTTTAAAAAAATTCAGACAAAAAGAGTTTGCCAGACAAGTTGACCGAGGACAAATTTCTCAATGTGAAGAAAAGTTAGGAATAAGTTTAAATGATTTTGTGTCACGTACACTCGACGCTATGAAAAATAATTCCGAACTGCTCGGTCTCTAAAATTTTCCTTACAAACAAAAAAGAAAGTGGCCCCTTTTCGTGGAACCACTTTCGAAAAGAAATTTTCGTTAATTGAGGGCAGTTTCTCCCTCCTTGAAGAAGATTACTTCCTACCGGAAGCCTATTACTTCCTCTTGGTTGCTTTCTTCGCTTTTCTCTTAACGGTTTTCTTTGCTTTCTTTACTACTTTCTTTGCAGCTTTTCTTGCTTTTTTCTTTACTGGCATCAAAGATCACCTCCTAAAAAATGAGAACACACTTCAGAGTGTGTTCTAAAGAAATTAATTATTGGACAGAAATAAATTT
>Ga0075610_111_pt1 | contig 16315 bp, 18 predicted proteins | sample RifGroF2_FD_68364 | JGI IMG/M metagenome (GOLD analysis project Ga0075610, IMG submission 68364) | reverse complement strand
AAAATGCATACAAATGTTCCTGCGATTAATGAAGGATACTTACAAGGCAACTTTGGGTAGCCGATAAGATCACAAGCATTAACTGACAGCCGCGGTGTCCTTGACACGCGGTTACGAACTCAGCAATTTTATCATATTTACTGAAAAAATCAAAAATGCCGTAATTACAAGATAAACACCTAAACTATTGACAACATATTAGAAACTGCTAATATGACTGAGCCATGACAATTGATATTTTTTCGGCTATCTCCAACCCGGTAAGAATCAAATTACTTATGTGCCTGTCGGAGAAACCGAAAAGTGTTAATGAACTTATTCAAACGTGCGGGATGTCCCAATCCGCTGTGTCGCAACACCTGGCAAAATTAAAAAAAGCCGGGATTTTGGATACAAAAAAAGAAGGTAAATTTGTATTTTATAAACTTCTCTACCCCCGAGCTGCCGAGGTAGCCTTCAAGGTAGATAGTCTTTCGAAAGAAATAGAAAAATGAATATAGCATATTACAGAAAAAGTAAATTTGATTTTGAGCAAACTTTGTCAAATCTTCTAACTAAAGCAAAAGAATTTGACTTTGAAGTAGTTTCTCAAACAAAAATAGGTTCGGAAACAGAACTTATAGTAACGTTGATTAATGAAGATCTGATCCAAAAAATACTCAAAGCGGATGCTAATTTGGTCGGACTCATTCCTACTTCTGTTGCCATTTTGAACAAAGGCGGAGCGGTAGTAGTAGGAACCGGTAACCCCGAACTGATGTCCGGCGTAACACCAAATCACGACGTGCAAAACTACGCAGCGGAGCTCTCAACGAAACTTAAAAACCTTATAAATCAGACTACTGGAGCGGGAGAACTTAAGGTACTAAATGTAAAACTCTACTCTACCCACACTTGTCCTTACTGCACTGCAGAAAAAGATTGGCTTGAAAAAAACATGATTAAACATGAAACAGTGTATTTGGAAGACTCTCCGAAAGAGGCTGAATACATTGTTAAATCGACCGGACAGATGGGAGTTCCTGTGACAGAAATCGTCTACGAGGATAATGAGTCAGAGTTTGTCATAGGTTTCGACAGGAATAAACTGACAACAACACTAATAAAGTGATTCGATGTAAGGAATTTCCGTGGTTGATAGATCGTTTGAGTACCTGTGGCAGTGCTCCTTTATATTCTTAAATATCTGCTCCGATCTTTTAATTATAAATAGATCTTTGTCAAGACTCGCCTCACTGCCTGTTTTTTCGGGCGGCAGATACTCAACATTCCACACATCGTGATTCCTATCCTTATAACCCAACCTTTTTTTGCTGTAATCATGGGAGGCCTCGTCCAAAAATATAACATGGTCCTGTTTTTCCAAAATCTCTTTTGTGGTAATTAAAGGAGTGTCGGACATATAGGGGGTCAGTTGATGGTCCACTAAAATCTTCATCGCGTACCACGCAATCGGGCCGTTTATCTCTTTCTCATACTTTATGCCTGAGGAAGAAATCTGGATATTTTTGTGCTTTCTCAAAAGGAATTTAAGATAGGCTTCGGCTAGCCGGGATCTGAAAACATGCCCGTAACTTACAAAATGAATGTTCATTATAAATAATTCTAACGCTTTTCCCGCCTAACTTTAAATACCCAAAAAATTCATTATCAGGTAGCGAACAACCAGCGGTCCCGCTCCCCCGGGGGACATCGAAACCAGGCCAAGATGATCCAGGGACGAGTTTTGATCAAGATCTCCTGTGGTTTTGCCGTCTTTTATTGTGGACCCGAAGTCCACAACGTCGCAACCTGCCGGGATGTCCTCTCCTCTTACTAATTCCGGAATTCCGGCTGACAAGAGCAATAGGTCGGCTTCTATTTTTTGACCTGTCCGATAATCATCTATAACAGTAATCCGGTAATTTTTTGACTTTAAATAATGGGCCGCAGGCTTCCCGACAAGATATCCCTCTCCTATTACTACGGCTTTTAGGGACGTTGCGATCGGATTTTTGCCTGTTTCAGAGATAAAAAGTTCCAAGGCTCTAATTACAGGCAGTATTTTGTGGGGACGCCCGGCGTAAAAAGCCTCCATTGAGAATGGCGAGATGGCATCTATATCTTTTTCCGCGGGGATAAGCCTCAAACAGGGATCGAGAGACGGGCGCGGTAACGGTAGCTGGATAATCCCCCCGGCAGTGTTTGGACTCGATAACACCCCGAAAACTTTTTTGAAAATGTCCCCGTCTTTAAGCCTTGCATCAATCCTGTATATACCGCACTTTATACCCTTACTGTCGCAATATTTCTTTTTTATAGATATATATTTCTCGGAAGCTTCGTTGTCCCCTATTAATATTATTGCCAACTCCCCTGCTACCGGATCCCCGGATAGATGTTCCAATATTTGGGCGTCCAGAATTGTTGCTTTATCCCTGCCGTTAAAAATGTTCACACGGAAATATTATCACAAAGGCACAGAGAAACGATGAAAATAAAACAAAAAAACCCGGCTAAAATTAAGCAGGGTTTAAATAATTCCTGCCCGGTGTGTCGGGCCGCTGAGACGGATCCCCGTTTATAGAAAAGTGGGCATTTGGTTACCGCGTAACCCTCTTTCACGAGAGTCGTAGAGGAAATCTATGACTCTCAGCTTAAACGATCACACTAGGCTTAAAACGATATCTCACGATATCTATGTATAGATTAGCATTTATGGAAAACAAGTCAAAGGAAAGGTGCCGGACAAAATGCCTTTAAATAGGCGGATCAGGCTGTCAGACCAAGTAATTTGGTTAATATACCAACAACCGGCAATACAATTTTTTGGAACGAATCGGTAAAGATGAACACGACCAGGATTATTATCCCGTACGGCTGCATTTGATACCACTGGATGGCTAAATTGTTAGGCAATAAACCGCCTACAATCTTAAAACCATCTAAGGGATGGAAAGGCATCAGGTTAAAGACACCCAGCATTAGATTGTAAAAAACCAAAAGATACAATGCTCCCCCAACCATAGAGCCGGAGCTTACGAATTTCAGGATGACCGCCGCGAGCACTGCGAGAATAAAATTAGATCCCGGTCCTGCCAAGGCAATTAGCGCGGAATCTCTCTTCGGGTATTTTAAGTTTCCCGGGTTAAAAGGAACCGGTCTTCCCCACCCAAATCCTGCTACTACAAGAAGAAGCATTCCAAGGGGGTCGACGTGTGCCCGGGGGTTCAAAGTAACTCTACCCAACTGCCTGGCAGTGGGGTCTCCGAGCTTATCCGACACCCAAGCGTGCGCGAACTCATGGACCGAAAGTGACACCACTAAAGCAATTAGTACTACTGCGAAAATAACGGGACTTTGAGCAAGTAGATCCAGCATGTTGGAAATTATACCATTGGGGTTCAATAAAATTTACCCGCCCCTCTTACTTGTACTATAGGTTGACTTATCAGGGTTGCAGGCTTATAATGCACAGAGCAAATCGGCTAATCACACTATTCTCACAATTCGGAGGAGAAATGAAACAAACTACAATCTTAGTCCTGTTTTTTGTTTTTTTGTTGGTCGCAACGGCAGTTCTTACATACGATACTTTCGTTCCGTATGTTGTTGAATCGGCACCGCAAAAACGGTACGAAACACCGGCATACAGAGCGGTCGTAGAAATAGTCGGTAGCGCTTCCAACAGCGACGGATCGGATTTTAAGTTATCCCTAAGCACCTACAGCACCGGGATTTCTCAAGAATCGGCAGTTTTGTTAACAAACGCTTTAGGCAGCATCGGGCAGGAAGAATACCTTCAAAGAGGCTTTATTCTTTCCCGTACAGCATCCAGGCAGGTAGTAAATATGCACGTACCGCTTGTTGCAGCTCTTCCTGAAGCAGGAGACGCCGCACTGTTAAAAATTTACAATGACGGGTGCGCGCAACTGTCTTTTCAAGGTGGATTACCGATAGACCGTGCAGACCGCAAGTACACTGTTTGCAACTCTATTTGCAGCTGTGCTCTGACGGAAACCAGGTCATCCAAGCTATCCATGAACCCTGTCGGTAGAGCATTTTCAAGCATGCTTGATAACTTATTCGGCAGTCCGATTTCTTTCCCTTAGTGGAAAGGCCCCCAACTCTTACATCATTGGGGGCCTTTTTTTGGCTGTACCTCAGCTAAGTGGAACGCGATAAACCCGCAAAATTGTTGTTCCCTGGGGCAAAAAATGCTAAAATCCTGAACGTGGACAAGGTGCAAAATTTCCTGGTATCTTCATACGAAGAACTCAAACGCGTCACGTGGCCTTCCAAAAAGGACACTATCCGCTTGACTGGCTATGTCATAGGTGTTAGCTTTGGGGTCGGCCTATTTGTGATGTTTTTGGATTTTATATTTGCACAATTGTTAACCTTTTTGTTAACTAACTAAAAATGGACGAACAAAATAAAGACACAACCGAAAATACGGACGACGCCGGTAAAAACCAGGAAGACAACGTCATTGTGGTAAACGCCGATGTCTCTCCTTTGGCGCACTGGTATGTCGTGCACACTTACTCCGGACACGAAAATAAAGTGGCGATAACTCTAAAACAGCGCGCGGAAGCAGGCGGTTTTACCGACAGGATTTTTAAAATATTCGTGCCGCATCAACAGAAGATAGTTGTGTCTGAAGGGAAAAAAAGATCCGTTGAGGAAAAGCTTTTTCCGGGGTACATGATGGTTCTCATGTCAATGGATGACGATAGCTGGTATATAGTCAGAACTACTCCGGGCGTCACAGGATTTGTGGGCATGGGTACCACACCCACTCCGCTGGCAGAGTCCGAAGTTAAAACTCTGATGAAATTTGCTAAAATGGAAGCTCCTAAGTTTGAAGCGAAATTCAGCGTGGGAGACTCGGTCAGAGTGGCCGAAGGTCCTTTTAAAGACTTTTTAGGAAAAGTAGATGAGGTTAACGACGAACAAGGCAAGGTAAAGGTACTCGTGTCAGTATTTGGCAGGGAAACACCTTTGGAGTTGGACTTCACACAGGTAGTACAATTGTAATTTATTAATAGGAATTTTAAAATGGCAGAACCGAAAAAAGGTAAAAAAATAAAAGCAATAGTCAAACTGGCAATCCAGGGTGGGAAAGCAAATCCAGCACCTCCGGTGGGTCCGGCTCTAGGACAGCACGGCGTGCCCATAATGGAATTCTGCAAGGAATTCAACGCAAGAACATCTAATACACCGGATGACATAATACCTGCCATTTTGACAGTATATGAAGACAGGACATTCACTTTTATCACGAAGACACCGGTGACTGCTCACCTAATCAAGAAAGCTCTGAAGACACAGAAAGGCAGCCCCGTTCCGAATAAACAGAAGGTCGGAGTTTTATCCAGGAAGCAGGCTGAAGAGATTGCTCAGGTCAAAATGCCCGATCTTAATACCAAAGATCTAAAACAGGCAGTTAAAGTCGTAGAAGGCACCGCACGCTCAATGGGTGTCGATGTGGAGAAATAATATTATGGAACTAATGGAGGCAATAAAAAAAGCCAAATTGTTATCTAAGGAAAAATTCGATGCCACAGTCGAAATTCATATAAATCTGGACCTGGATTCAAAAAAACAGGACCAGCCCGTGAGATTTTCACTAACCCTACCCAATGGAACAGGCAAGACAAAAAAGGTTGCAGTTCTGGCAAGCAAAAAAGTTACCGGCGCAGACCTGGAGTTGAAAGAGTCTGACATAGAATTAATACAAAAAGGTCAGATAAAACCTAGGATCGACTTTGACACTCTCGTGACAGAGCCTGCTTTCATGCCAAAACTTGCCAAAGTTGCCAAGATTTTGGGACCTGCGGGAGTTATGCCCAACCCTAAGACCGGCACCGTGACCGAGGATGCCGAAAAAGCCGTGAGCGAGATTAAAAAAGGACGTTTAGACGTTAAAACGGAAAAAGATCTTCCTATGATTCATACCATAATAGGGAAAAGGTCTTTCACTGAAAAACAATTATCAGAAAATTTCATGGAGTTGTACAAAACTCTCAAACAAAGCAAACCCACAAAAGCCTCGCCGGAATGGATAAAAAGTATCTTCATCAGTACATCAATGGGACAGTCCGTTAAGGTTGACCACGCTAATCTCTGATGTCTCCCTGCACAATCTCCTGTGTAAAAGAGACGATAATTATCACTTACTATCATATACCGACGTACACACTTACTTTGTTCGACATCGCATAAAGTATCCCCTTATCTATGTCAAACTGTCGCTCAGTTTCTTTTCCCGTATCTATAATGACATATTTTGAAATTAGGGTAATGAAATTAGCATGATACGGTAGTATGTCAAATCTACCTCGTAAATTAAAGGAGGTTACTGTGGTTGCGCTACCCTCAAAAAGAACTTTTTCTCTGGTTCTGACGCTAACTGAAAGTAATATAGTATTTTGTTCGGACATATAATGATTATTTAGTATTTATTTCGTCAATAGACCCTATATTCATAAACTTATCCTCAGGAACATCATCGTAGTTACCATCCATGATGTTTTTTACACCTTCAATCGTTTTATCGACAGTTACGTACACCCCGGGACGGCCGGTCTGTGCTGACGCAACATAAAAGTTTTGAGTCATATAGTTCTTTATTTTTCGTGCTCTTTGATACAAAGTTCTATCTTCATCTGACAATTCAGATTCTCCTACTAAAGATACGATACGTTCTAATAATTCAGCTTTTTTCAGTAAAGACTTGGATGCTGTCGCTACATAATAGTGTTTAGGTGTTACATTATGCGGATTTAATGCATCAGAATCTGATTGTATGATATCAACTGCCGGAAGTCTTCCCTCACGGTAAGCGTCTCTGGAGAGCACTATCGAGGAATCCAGGTACCCAAAAACCGTCTGGGCAGCCGGGTCGAATAGGTCGTCCTCTGGCAGGTATATTGCCTCTATAGCTGTCACAGATCTTCCGTTCTTGGCTACCAATCTCTCGTGTACACTGGCCATTTCCGAGTTTAACGTAGCCTGGTACCCATCCTCAGAAGGAATGTTGTTCATTAGCAGGGACAGCTCACTGCCTGCTTGAGCAAACCTGAAGATATTGTCTACAAATAAAAGAACGTTTTTACCGTAGTCGTCTCTAAAATATTCAGCTACCGAAGCCCCGGCAAACGCGGTTAAAAATCTGGTGGCCGGACTTTCACCCATAGCCCCAAACACAAGAGAAACCGACGGCAACACATTGGTATCCTTCAGTTCATTAAAAAGCTCGTGCCCCTCTCTGGAACGTTCGCCTACTCCACAAAACACCGAGACATTATTTTGCGGATCTTTATTAATAACGTTGTGAAGTATTTCGGTAAGTAGCATCGTCTTTCCTACTCCGGAACCGCCGAACAGGCCGACCTTTCCTCCCTGCACTAAAGGAGCATAGAGATCAACTATTTTAATCCCCGTTTCAAGGAACTTTAAATCGGCCACGGTATCGGCATACGAAGGCGATTCGTTAAAAACGGAGGTTAGTTTGTCATACTTTATATCACCAAGACCGTCTTTGGCTTCCCCAAATACATTCATAACTCTCCCCAATATTCCTATCCCGACCGGTATTTTTAGGGTATCTCCCGTATTAACAACCGTATCCCCTCTTTTGATAGCACGAACCTTTGACAGTCCTATGCAGTAAAAGCGGGTGTTGTCAGAAGATTTCATAACCTGCATTTTAATCGACGGATCCTTTTCCAGCATTAGAACATCTCTAAGCCGGGGTCTGGGCTCGGCCATAAATTCCACTTCGACGACGGCGTCTGTGACACTTATTACTTTCCCCCTGTTATTTATTTCCATAGACCACCTCCGGCTAAATTACCCTGAATACCTGAATTAATCGCACGATGCTGAGCCTTTTTAACATCAAAATCAACCCTGCCAATCTTCTGATTAATATTGGCCGCAGCGCTGTCCAAACTCACCATTCTGGAAGCGAATTTGCTCAGGCTGGACTCGAACAGAGCCTGTTCAAATATAAGCGACAAAATCTGTTTTTCAAAATATTCGGCAACATTCTTGATGTTGGGTTCAAAAAGAAAAGGCACGTTGTACTCCTCAGCGCTTTCAGTTATTTTCAGAACCTCCCCGGTTACATGTGTACTTTTAGGTTCCTGGGAAAGGATACTTCTGAAAACTCCATGATAGACAACAACTTCGGAATAAGCGGACACGTGACTGACTACTCCTTTTAAAGCCCTTTCATCTACGCCTGTATCCGAAATTTCAAAGAACGTGTAAGGACGTTTAGCGCCTGAACCGTCGAAAAGGTTCTTCCCTAGCCTACCCGCTACTACCAAATCAGCATCTTTATTTTTGGCAACGTCTGTCATAAAAAGATCGAAAGTTTTTCTAATGATGTCCCCGTACAGACCGGTATTAGAGGACAGAAACACCAGGGCAGTCTTTCCGTTTGTATTTAGGATTTCCTGCTTACTTCCCTTCTTGACGGTCTTTTTAAAAACTTTGTATGAAAAAGCGATATACGCGAAGGCTTCGTTTAACCCCTGCATAAACTCACGGCGTTTTAACACCGATTTCTTAACCTTCCTCATTCTCAGCGCCGATATCTCTTCGTACGCCTCGACCATGATCAGAAACTCTTCTAACGAGATTAATTCTTCTTTAAGTTCTTTTATACGTTTCATAGTTAAATCACTGCTTTGTCTAATATAGCAAGAATATCCTTGTACTTAGCACTTACCTTCCCCAACAGCTGGTTAAAATCCGAGCATGAATTTATTATTTCGTCTATGCTAGTTCGGAAACTCTCCTCTTTATCATATAATTTCTGCGCCTGTGTGATATAAAATTTGATTTTGCCTTCAGACTCTTCTTTTAAAATCCCTGTCCATATGAGTGTAAATAGTATGATTTGTACATTAATAGACAGTATTTCTTCCAGAGCCTGATCAAAGAAGAAATTGATATTGCCCCCCATCTCAAGTGTGGACTTAATACCCTCGTTTATTTCTGCCCCGAAATGGATAAATCTTTCCGTTTTACTATGAAGTACCATGAAGCTGGATAGCTCTCTGTTTATACCCCACCTTACTTTACTCTGCGTCTGGCGTCCTACCCTTGTAACAGACAAAAAATAATTTATAGCCGGGCGTTTACCTGCCTTATATAAGTCCTGGTCAAAAAAGATATGCCCGTCCGTAATTGACATGAGGTTTGTCTGAATATATCCTGATATGTCACCCCCTATAGTTTCGCATACGGGAAGACAGGTGATGGCGGCAGTTTTACCGTCCGGCAACCTGTAATTCCCCGCCCTCTCCAACAGACGTGCGTGAGCGTAGAATACATCCCCGGGGTAGGAATCCCTGCCCGGAAATTTCTTTGAGATCAGTGACATCTCCCTGTAATATTTGGCGTGATTTGTAAGATCGTCGAGTATCAAAAGAACATCCCTGCCTTTAGAACAAAAATATTCAGCGATTGTCATAGCTGTATATGGGGCGATGAAGATTTTGGCAATAGGGTCCGAGGAACTTGCTCCAACGATTACACTGTTTCGGGAAATACCGTGACCCCATAGGAACATCTCTACCTCCTTTATGGAGTGCTTTTTCTTACCTATTCCGGCGTAGATGCAAACAGCTCCTTTCTTTGCCTGAGAGAGCATAGACTGCATGACAAAAGTTGTCTTGCCTATATTTCTGTCTCCTATAACCAGCTCCCTCTGACCTTTGCCCAACGGAATCAGAAAATCGACCATAGATAGACCTGTCTCCAAAGGCTCGCGTACCCTCTCTCTTATGTCTATTCCGGGGGGAGCTATGTCTATTCCCCTTTTTTCGGTCAGTCCGGGGGTTATAACTCCATCTTTTAGTGAAAAACCAAGAGGATCTATGACACTCCCCAATAAAGATTCGCCCACACCAATCTCCAGGGGACTGCCCGTCCGGCAAACCTTCGTTCCTACCAATATCATGTCATTAGTAAAGAGGAGTACCTCGGCGAAATCTCCTGCTAAAGCCATTACCACCCCCATGTACCCGTTCTCGGAATAGATAATTTCCCATACCCCGGCCCCCGGGATACCGGACACGTGCGCAATGGGGTGTTGAACTTTTTCGATAAATCCGACCTCTCCTGTTTGCTCCAGGTATTGGTTAAATTTTTGTCTACTTTCTTCCTGGTTTATCATTTCAAATATTAAAATTGAATTCCTTCATTTTCTCTTTTATCAAATCGAACATTGAAATATCTATAAAATTTCCGTTGTGATAAAAACGTGCTCCGGTCCCTGTCTCGGGTACAATCGTAAACTCCAGCAAAAAATTTTGGTACCCCAGTGTTGAGAAGATCTCGTGCAATCCTGACAAAAAATCTTTAGACGGAGTGTATGACATTTCAACCCTTAATCTGTCAGAATGCTTGATGAGATCTTGGGTTTCTTTTATTATTTCCCGGGTGATTCCGAAGTCTGTACCGCCTATTTGCTCAGCCAGTTCTTTAGAATAATAAGATAGTTTACCGAAAAGCCCCTTCAGGTCCGCTCCCTGGGTATAAGTAGCCGATTGTATCTCGTCCAATAAAAAGGACATTTCGGTTGCCCGGGTCACTGTCTGTAAAGAGCTCAATATTCGGCCTTGAGTTTCGGAGGTTAAATGATTCATATTTTTTCATTTTTAGCTGAAAATCCTTGCCTCATTAATTCTTCTTTAAGGGTATCCAGAATAAACTTTTCGTGCGACGACTGGTCTATTACCCTGCCTAGCACTTTATCCGAAACCTTTGCTATTATGTCAAATATCCTGGCGTTAATGTCCTCGGTTTTCTGAATCTTGTAAGCATTGATTTCCTCTTCAATACGCGAATACTCCTCCTCCAGTTTCTTCTCGACCTCTTTTTGTTTTTCAATAGTACCTTTTCGAACGGTGTCTGTTATTTCCATTACCTCCGAGGTTAACTCCCTCTTTAGCATATCCGATGTCTCACCGATAACCTGCAAATTTTCCTGACGTTCTTTTTCCAGGGCATCTTTGTATGTCTTCACTAATTCCTGTCCCAATCCTTCCAGAGTTGCTGTTTGTTTGTCATAAATGGCAGTGAATTTCCTATCCAACTCATCGCGTGCTTCCCTACTTAAACTGGATGCGCTATCCAAAGTCCTGTGAGCTTTGAGCTGGCTTTCTTCCAGGATTTTCAGGGATTTCAAACGGGCTGAGTCCATTATTTTCATGGCTTCTGCATATGCCTTATCTTTAATCTCGTTTTCTAAAAAGACTTCTCTCTCCTGCTTATTGCGTTGGAGTATGTACAAAAATATCAGAACCAAAATAAAAACGGTGAGAGAGGAAAAAGCGATAACAAAGTAAAAAACTCTTTCCGTAAAGAACTCGTTGGGCAGTAAGATTGCAAAATCCATAAAGATAATCTATAACACCAGGACGAAATACGCAATCGCCAAACCAACGGCCATGATAATAACCGTCAGCACAAAATTGAAAATAACTACGCGCCGTATAGAAGTTCCCGCCATCGGATTTCGTCCTAAAGCCTCCACACTGGTGCCCGTGATTCTTCCGAACGAAGAGAAACCGATAACAAATGAAGCGAACACCGTAAGGATAGCTAGCAAGTAGCGAAGCGCTTCTATAGGTGTCATAAACGGAGATGTAAGACTTGTCTTCAATATTTCAAGCAGATTTTTGCTGATCTTTTTATCTATAAAACTGGTCCTGATGTCCACAAATACAAGAATCTGCCCGATGTCCTCGTTATTTGCCGGAGTATAGTTCTCCAGAGCAACACCAAGAACCTGGCCGCTTTCATTTGCGCGCACACCGACGCCGGGGATATCAGAGCTCGTTATAAAGTCACCTTCTTTAATCTCCCCGTCCCTATTTGAAACATTCACAACAACTTCCCCAAAACTTGTGACCAGTTTGTAATCAGTTAAGTTGGTGTCTTCAAAAGATGTCGTGGGGTTGTCGACGATTACACCGAACATCTGAGTATCGTACTTTTCGGCCGAGATAGCGTATACCCCATCTTTGTAAGTGACGATATCTCCTCCGTTGCCCTTATTGTCCTGTATCTGTAAAGAGTAGGCTGTGTTGGTCTCAAGTGCGCGTGCTCTTGGAACAAGTAAAAGAGTGAAAAGAGTAATTATCAGCGCGTGTATTTTAAACTCAGGCAGAGACTTATGCATTAGTACAATAATAAGGAAGTTTGGATTAACCGTCAATGCGGGGCGTAGTATGTGCGGGCGGGAGCGTCGGAACCTTGGAAAAAATATTCTTGAAATAGGGCGGTTCGGCGGTTGAGTGCGTGGGGGGGGGGTTGGCAGGAAAAATATTTTAGACGCCGCACGCATTTTTCCTTTTATCCACGGGGTTTGACAAGGTTTTAGAAATATTACCGATGTCGTTATTTCCACAACACGGATGGATTTAACGACGTGGTATGTGGTGGTGAAGGCAGTAATTCTGTCATACTATTACACGGGTAAGTTTGAGTGATTTTGGCGACCGGCATTCATGTTTGGGAGGCGGCCCATAAAAAACGCACATTCTTATAAAGCCGGACAGCTCTGTACACACCAGGACCTCTCTGCCCTACCCGGAAAAATATATATCAGAGAAGAATCGATTCCGTGCACTAGGACCGCAAAATAAATTTCTGGGGCGTTGTGTCGGTTCACAATAAGTTTACAGTGCTATCGTTATACTCTAAGAAGACCTGACCCTGCTGTTCGGAACACCAAGGCAAAGCCTGTAAGGGTCGGGAGCTGTAAAAATTTGAGGACTGACGAACCACTTTAGTTAAACACATAAACACGGGTATGCTCTCCGGACTATGGGGTCTATAAAAACCGGCTGTTAATAATACCTTAAAAATCTGAACCGCGTGCAAAAAATATTTCCTAACTTCCGAAAGAAAGTAATAACAAATGCTGAGCACGTCATATATTTACATCAGCAAAAAACGTTTAGTCTACAACATAAAAATACACGCCTTAAAAACAAAACATATCATATTGTCACATGTTAATAATTTAAGTCCGTGAAAAGGCTGTCAATAAAGAATAAAACAAGGTTTATGGTCCTTATGTAAATACTAACGAACATAAAACTGACAAACCTTATCACTCGTTGATAGTAAAAGGAAATAAAGTATTGACTGAGTAAAAAAAACCCTCTATTATTTATAATAACTTTACTATCTGTTGTGACATAGGCAAATAGTAAACCTTCCTGCCATGGAAATATCTGCCCAGAATAACAAAAAAAATTACTCAAAATCAGACTCAAACGTTTTTCGTAGTGAAGGATATGTTAAAGTATCTGAAGCCGCGAATTTATTAAGCGTTTCATCCTCTACCCTCCGTAGGTTCGAAGCTGAAGGTAAAATCACATCAAGAAGACTGGATAATAATTATAGGGTATACGATATATCAGAAGTCGCAAGATTCAAAAAAATACTTAATGAAGAAAAACAAACACGCAAAAAATCATACGTTACCGTTAACGACACACCGGTTTTTCAAAACAAAACTCCGGTCAAAGCCCACGGTTTTACCTGGCCCAAAATTAACGCCAGCTTCCCAAAAATAAATGAAACGTATAGTAACGTTTCGCAAAATTTTGAACAGCACTCGACTCTCAAAGCAGCTGCCAAATTTTTTAAGACTGCAAAAATAGCTGGTGTATCCTTCGCTGCAGTATTAATTCTAATAGGGCTGTCTGAAAATGTAAGATTTACAGATAATGTCATAGAGATACTTTCTTTCACTATGAGTAGACAGATCGAGACAGGAGAAAAAGGTTACGAAGTAATCGGATTAACTTTAGGTTCCAAAGACAAAGTTACCAGCTATATCTACAACATTAATGTACCTGCTAACTTTAGACGAAACGTGAATATAGATGAAACTTTGCGGGTAACCGGGTTATCTTCGTTGTTAGGCGGCATAGAAACTCAAGATGCGGACGCAAACCTGGGTACGGGCACACTCACAACGGGCAGAATAGATATGACGGGCGAAGCATCCCTCAACAACCTTCTGGTCATCAATGATGTAACTGAAACTACACTGGAAGAATTCATCGATATCAATGGTGATGTGGTAGGAACCGGCTTAAACGATGTCAAAGTGGTCGGTCTCGGTGGAATCGAAGTAGGAGACCTTGACACCGATGACGGAAACATACTTATGATCGAAGGTGGAAGTTGGGCTTCTTTACCAACCAGCAGCATTACATCGCTTGGTACTATAACCACAGGCGTGTGGAACGGTACTCCTATCGCCCCGGGCTACGGCGGTACCGGACTTTCGTCAATAACTGCCGGAAGTATTTTAATAGGGGGGTCAGGAAATACTATGTCAACTCTCGCCATCGGTTCCGCTAATCAGACGTTAATTTCAAGCGGTTCCGCCCCCGTCTGGACAAATTCCGATGCCTTTGTCTCTTCTTATGCGTGGCTGCTCACCGGTAATACAGGGACAGACAGCACTACGGATTTTATAGGGACTACGGATAATACCGGACTTACTATCAGGACAAACGATGTCGAACGTGTGACTATAGCGGCTGACGGTAATGTGGGGATAGGAGGAACCGATCCTCAATTTTCTCTACATGTAGGAAATGGCAGCTCAAGCGCAGCCTGGATAGTAGGACAACAGGAAAGCGGTTACATAGAAGGCGATCTCGAGGTGGCGGGAACAATCTATGGTACGTTTGTCGGACCCATAACAACTGTCGGGTATCAGCCTAATGCAGTGTTTTACTCTGACAGTGCCGGGACCATGACAACCGATAATACTCTGCTCTCTTTTAACGAAACCACGGCTGTGTTGTTGGTAAACGGAACTCTGAACACAAGTTTGTTTAAGATTGGTGGCACTTCAGTTACTTCAAGCGCGACTGAACTTAATATCCTGGACGGGGCTTTAATATCAACAACAGAACTTAATCTTTTGGATGGACGCATCGGTACTCTTGTGGATTCAAGTAATGTGTCAAACTATGCTATTACCTCAGTAGTGGCTGGATCGGGTTTAATCGGAGGAACAGGACCGGGGGCAACTACCCTTCATGTAGGGGTGGGAAACGGAATATCCATCGCCGCGGACAGCATCGCCATAGATACAACAACAACAGGAGTAACCGCGGTATCCTCGTCCAATTCCGGACTTGAAGCATCCTCTGATGGACTTAGACTACTTGGGGGATGCGGATCTAACCAAATTCTTTCATGGGACGCAACCGGTCAGGTGTGGAAATGTGCATCAGTGTCAGGCATTGGCGGTATTACCGGAGCCGGCGCCTCAACACAGGTAGCTTTTTGGGACAGTGCGAGTTCTCTCACAGGGAATAACAGCCTTTGGTGGAACAATACAAGTACGAGACTTGGTATAGGAACCAGTGCTCCTCTATACACACTTGATGTCAACGGAACAGCAAGGATAGGAAGTCTATCCGCAGGAAGCGGTAACTCAATAGTCCTTCAGAATGCAGGTGTACTTGAGACAAGGGATGACATCTTTAACCGCAAATTACCTGGCTAGAATATCTGACGCCAATACCCTAATAACCGGTATGGTCTATGACAACGGTTCATTTGTCGGAATAGGTACAACACAAGCCGGGTATCTTTTAAATATAGGGGGCTCTCTTAATACCTCGGCCCTCTTCATTGCAGGAAGTGCCGTAACATCAAGTGCCACAGAACTTAACATCCTTGATGGAGTTACCGCCACAACAAGTGAAATAACTCAAATAACGTGGGAAGTTATGCCGTAACTGCCATAACAGCAGGGTCAGGTCTAACAGGAGGAACAGGACCGGGAGCCACAACAATAAATATTGGAGCCGGAAACGGATTAATAGTATCAGCTGACTCCATAGCAATAGACTCAGCAACAACCGGGTTAACTGCTGTAACATCATCTAACTCAGGTATAGAGGTAACAGCAGATGGAATAAGACTTTTAGGTGGGTGCTCACTTAACCAGGTTTTGGCTTGGGATAATACTTCACAAACATGGAAATGCTCCTCAGTCTCAGGTCTTGGAGGAGTAACAGGAACAGGAACCGATAACTACCTAGCCAGATGGGATGGAACTAGCGCTCTTCAAAATTCTTCTGTGTTTGCTGCCGATTCAGGTAATGTGGGAATCGGAACATCGGGTCCGGGATATAACCTGGATGTGGCGGGAAGCGCCAATGTATCAAACCTTTTTATCGCAGGAAACCTTGTATCCTCAAGTGCCACAGAACTAAATATACTTGACGGAGCACTAGTATCTACAGCCGAGATAAATCTTTTGGACGGA